>Ga0155539_130_pt1 | contig 5431 bp, 8 predicted proteins | sample RifCSPhighO2_12_FD_107196 | JGI IMG/M metagenome (GOLD analysis project Ga0155539, IMG submission 107196) | Candidatus Levybacteria bacterium RIFCSPHIGHO2_12_FULL_39_39 | reverse complement strand
CAAATGAAGTTCGACATTTTTCGTAAACCGCCAGCTGATTCGACTCGCTCCGCTCGCTCACAGCTATAGCCAAGAGGAGAATCATCCTGAGCGACTTACAACAGTGAGCGGAGTCGAACTGTGAAGGAGTCGAAGGAAAAATGTTTTACGTTTATATTCTCCGGAGTTCGACTAATGACCTTTACATAGGCCAAACTAACGACCTTTTATCTAGAGAGGTTCAACAAATTACAAAATCATCAAAAGCAGCTAAGTTTATTAAAGATGGAAAAGAGTTTAAGCTTGTTTACAAAGAGGAATATCCGACAAGACTTAAAGCAATACACAGAGAAAAACAGCTCAAAGGTTGGACTAGGGCTAAGAAAGAAGCGCTAATTGCGGGAGATTCAGAATTACTTAAAAAGCTATAATTCCCCCAAATCATTCGTACCACACCCTCGTAATCCATTGCTTCAGGAGGTTCTGTTATAATTTGTAATATGCTGAATGAAAATTTTGTTTTTGTCGGAATTGTAATTAATGCAATAGGTCTTTTGAGTTATTTCATCGATACCATTAAAGGCAAAATTCAGCCAAATAAGGTTAGCTTTGCTTTGTGGTCTATTGCTCCGATTGTGGCATTTTTTGCTCAAATTAGCCAAGGAGTTGGAATACAATCATTAATGACATTAAGCGTTGGACTCTTCCCAATAATTATTTTTATTGGAACTTTTGTAAATAGAAAAGCTTACTGGAAAATAACTAAGTTTGATTTAAGTTATGGTGGACTCTCGCTTATTGGTTTATTGCTTTGGCAAATCACAAGCGTAGGAAATTTGGCGATATTCTTTAGTATATTGGCAGATGGATTAGCATATATTCCAACCCTAAAAAAATCTTGGAGCAACCCTGAATCTGAGAGTGGTTGGCCTTGGGTTGCTGTAGCAATAAACGGTTTATTTGTATTACTCACTCTTAAAACTTTTAATTTTGCCAACTCAGCCTTCCCGACATATTTCTTGATTATTAATTTGCTTACTTTCTTAGTTATTCAATTTAAGGCTGGTAAATTGCTTAGCTTAAGAAAAGAATAAATTGGTTCGAACCAACCTCTATCATAGAAATAGGACTATACGACTAAACGGGTCTTAACCGGTATGCTTAGCAGATGAGATTAGGAAAATTTAACCTGAAGGGAAACGTTCAAAACGGCTGCTAGTCTTTTAAGAAATGAGAGCGATGGTGTTGTATTCATGCTTTCAACTCTCGAAATAACAGACTGACGGGTTTTAAGCTTCTCCGCAAGTTGTTTTTGAGTAAGTCCTCTTTCTATTCGTGCGCGAATTATCGCCCGTGCGATTTCAAATTCCACCCGTGTTGCTTCGTGTTCTTTTCGAAATGCGGGATTTTTCATTAGTCTTTTTTTGAGTTTATCAAAGTCATCCATACATCTATAATATCACAAAATTGTAATATTACAATAGTTAATTTTGATTCCGTGATTTAAGATCCAAAAGTCTATCTAGGGCTATTTTTATTTCCTTTTTATCGGTTTTTTGTTTCTTCTTCTGAAAGGCGTGCAAAATAATAAAAGTCTTCCCGGTTTGAGTGATATAAAAAATTCTAATATTGTCGCTCCCTAAAATTCGTAGTTCCCACAAAGGGGTCCCGGTTACTTTTTTTGAATGAGGCATTCCTAGTTTAATTCCAAATTCAGTAAGTAAACCTAAAACCTCAACAATTTTATTTTGAACTTTAACATCTAATTTATCAACAAATTCATCAACGGAAGATTTATCGTTTGCAGTTTTATAGAATTCAATTTTCCACTTATCATTCACCATTTAATTGTAGCAAAAAGTAGCATCCCTTTTTATAATGTCATTTGTCTCACCTGCCTGTCGGCAGGCAGGTTTAGCCTGGAGAACGAGACAGTGTTATAATGACTAAACGGGTCTAGACCGAGATCCACAGCAAATTTAATGGTTATTTCTAACTAATTTTCCTTCTTCGTTTAATGAAAAAGTTGTGTGAGTTATTTTCTCCATTAATTCTTTAAAAGTTATCCCTTCTACCTCCGGAAAAACATTCCATCCTGCCTGTGTAATTGCTCTTAAAATTTCAGGGCGGTATTCTATTCCATAACTTGCCAACGCCTTATCAATACTATCTTCCCATCCTTTATAAAAACCATCGGAGTTGTGAGGTTTTGCACTAAGTATTTCGTCGTGCGCCCCTTGGTTAAAAAGACCGGCTGCAATAATATCTACTCCTTGGTGGGAGAGTTCAGGATAAGCTGTCCTAAACTTTTGTCGTATTCCCTGATCGGTTGAACCTAACGGCACAGTCAATGCAAACATAACCGGATTGTTTTCTGCAAGTTCAATATTCTGTTGAATAGCTTCCCAGTCGATATTGTCTTTCAAAAACCTTGCATATGATCCGGTTGTGGGCCAGTTAATAACATCCCAATGCGCTACCAAATCCCTAAGCAGTTCGGGTTTACGGATTTGTGCAGTAAGTCCCGGAATACTCGCACTGTTTCTTCCTTTAAGATAGTCGTGCAGTTTAGAGTGTAGGGCAATTTGTCTGCTTCTATCAATAGTTGTATAGTGAAGGGAGGCAATATTAGCAATCATACCAAATTGATCAGGTGTAACTCTTGAAAGGATTCCCGCACTTCTATTTATGTCTTTGAATCTGCTTAGATAATCACCAATTTCCTCAAGCGCTTGATCCGGCTCAGTTAAATACAGTTTTAAATAATCAAGCCCAATAGCTTCTGTTTGCTGGGCATACTTATCACCTGGAGTATCCGAGTCGGCAACAGGAGTAAACCCTAATTGCCTAAGGGCTTCATAACTTTGACTAAGCCAAGCTGGTGACTTGGGATCCATCTCTCTACTAATCATGCCGTGGTTTTACGCTAATCTTAACTATAAGTCAATAGGGGTAGGTAATTAGTTTGGTAAAAAGTTCCTACATAGTCAACCAGAGCCAGCCACCTAGTGCACTCAAGCTGACCGACATCCACAGCTTTTTTTAAGACGCGCGTAATAAACTTTTGATATAATCTCGCCATGCAAACAAAAATCCTTTGGCCATGGGAATTACCGGAAGTTTTGGATGGCATTGCTGTAATTGCTGATGTATGGGCTGCAACAACAAATATTACTACTTTCCTAACAAAAGACACAAAAAATCTTTTAATAGTAAATATAAATAACGTCCAGAAGGCTAAAAATAAATATAGAGATGCTTTAACTATAGGAGAAAGTCTTAAGCTGTCAAAAAACTTCTTTGATGCATCAAATTATCCGACTGAAATTGAGAAAATAGATGTTAAAAACAAAACGATTTTATATATGTCTAATAATGGATCAAGAATTATAGAGTTGGTATTTAAGAAAAAAGCCAAAAGAGTAATTACGGTTAGCTTTACAAACATTACAAGTGTTTGTGAGTATCTTGATAGTTTAAAAGAAAATATTTATCTAATTCCTGCCGGAGAGATAACACATACTGATCGAAAAGCAGATGAGGATCTGATTTGTATAGAATCTTTAGATAAAATGCTAAAAGGGGAAAATGTTGATTTATATAAGGCACAAAAGAATGTTCAATCTCGTATAAGAGCTAATTATGCAAATGAAAATTTCAATAGAGATTTAAATTTTAAGATTGTCTTTAATTTAGATAGTTCTAAAGTTGTACCGATTTGCAGTCAAGAAACAGAAGGTTGGATAAAAGTAACACGCCTATCTCTAACCTCGTACACCGCCTCCGATGTCTGAAGCTAAAGATATACCTAGCGACTAAACGGGCCTAGATCGGCATGCTCAGCACAAAAGTCATTTTCATGATCATTTTCCTCACCCTTTTACATCCAAATAGGACTATAATGTATTAATGGATGATAAAATTTCCTCAAACTTAATTCTCCTCACATACAAAAACAAAGCGCTTCTTATGTCCAGGCAAGAAAGTCCAATTGATGAAGAGAAGCATGCATGGAGTTTCATAGGAGGCACGAAAGGTACTCAGGGGTCTATAGAGAGCGCGTTATCAAAGAGAGTAGAAAAAGAGACAGGAGTAAAAATTGAAAAAGTTGAATTTGTGTCCAAATCTTGCTACCACGCAACACTCACCGACGACAATGTGAATCGGATAGAACGCCAAGAGGGACAATTGCTTTCTTTTTTTAGCTTCCGCGAGCTTCAAAACCTCTTACTATCCAATCCTACACGAGAATTTGTATCAAAGCACGGCGCGCTCATATAATGTGTCTTGTAGTTAACCTATAATTGTCTATGCACCCATACATCCCGTACAGTTGATAAGTTTTGAAAGGATCATATAATGGCTCGTATATGCGAGCGTTTAGAATTATCCCTAAGTCTATTGTCAAAGTTGCCTCTTTGTCAAAACCTGCCCTGAAGCGTCTTGAGTGGATTGATTGGTATTCTTCTCATGGAAAGAATGTATCGCTCACCTGCAGGCACTTTGGAATATCAAGGGATACATTCTATCTCTGGTTTAGGCGATACAAGCGATACAACCTAAAAAGCCTTGAGTTTGATACAAAAACAAGAAGACCCCACAGGGTTCGAACCATGACTACACCACTTGAGATTCAGAAACGAATCTATGATATTCGAGCAGAAGATAATGAAAAATCAAAGTATGAGATACAGGCAGAACTAAGGGATGAAGGAATCATTGTTGGAAGGAAATGTATTGAGAAAATCATTCAAAGACACAAAGAGTTATGGAATGTACAACACAAGAAGAAGGTAAAAGCACACCGAAAACGAGCAATTGCACGAGTAAAAGCAGCGAAAGAGCTTCGAGAAAGGAGCTTAGGGTCACTCGTACAAGTAGATACAAAATATCTGTCAGTGTTGGGAAATACCTACTACATTTTTTCAGCTATTGATTGCAAAACTAGGTTTGCATTTCTCTACTGTTACCGATCTATCTCATCCCGTTCAGGCAAAGATTTCATTAAAAGAGTCAGAGAATACTTCCCATTCGAGATTCAGGCGATTAATACTGACAATGGCAGTGAATATCTTTTGGAATTTCACAAAGAAATTGAGAGTTGGGGTATTCCTCATTACTTTACTGATCCACATTGCCCAAAGCAAAATGGGAGAGTTGAGAGGTTTCATCAAACAGCAGAATATGAGTTTTTTAACTACCAAGACCTTTTTGATGATGTTGAATATATCAGGACTCTATGCATGAAATTCAACACTAAATACAACACAAAGCGTTATCACAGATCACTCGGATACAAAACACCCATACAAGTTGTGCTAGAATACCAGCAGAAAGGAGTATTGTACGGTATCTAGGGTGCCAGCACATAGATTCGACAAGTTAATTATATTAGTGTATAATCAAATAACTTCTTTTTGAAACTTGCTTGTTTTCAAACTACCTTATAAAT
>Ga0155539_144_pt1 | contig 17697 bp, 17 predicted proteins | sample RifCSPhighO2_12_FD_107196 | JGI IMG/M metagenome (GOLD analysis project Ga0155539, IMG submission 107196) | Candidatus Levybacteria bacterium RIFCSPHIGHO2_12_FULL_39_39 | reverse complement strand
GAGAGAACGAAAATAAAGAAGGAATACTTTGAAAAGGTGATGATGCCTAATTTAGAAATTGTCGGTGGTAAAATAAATGCAGGCAAAAAATCTGACTTTGATAAAACCTGCAAAGACTACAAGAATTTTTTTGAATTGCTTAGCCACATACTCTTAAAAAGAGAAAGCACTATATTAAGTAAGCAGACAAATATATTTACAACAAACATAGACATTTTAATGGAAACTGTCTTGGAACAAAGCGGTTTAGAATATAATGACGGCTTTACCGGACGAATAAACTCAACTTTTAGTTTGAGCAATTTTAAGAAGTCAATCCTAAAAAGAAGTTTACACTTCGAGAATGTCTCTGAAATCCCGATATTTAATCTTATAAAGATACACGGCTCGCTAACATGGAATAAGACTGATAATAAAATTATGTTTTCAAAATTATCCCACTTTGATAAATCTTTGTTAAAGAAAAAAGACGAAGATTTTGAGGAGCAATATCAAAAATTAGCAATCATTAATCCAGAAAAAAAGAAATTAGAAGAAACAGTTGTTGATCTAACATATTATGAGTTGCTTAGGATGTATTCTAGCGAACTTGAAAAAGAGAACGCGGTCTTATTCATTATAGGATTCTCAATGGAGGACGAGCATATTCGAGAGATAACATTAAGAACCGCTAATTCAAACCCCACGCTCAAAATTTATATCTTTTGTCATGGGAAAGATAACAATTCAAAAATGAAAAACAAAATGGAAACAGATAAGTTAAGATATTCAAATATTGAGATTGTAGAGCCGACCGAAGGAAAAAATCTTACTTTAGAAAAAATAAATGAATCTTATTTCAAGGAAATTCTAAATACCATGTCGCATGAAAGCTAAAGACACCCTAGATCAAGAGCTAACAAGAAGGTCAATCTTTATAATTGGCCGCGTTTTATCTGTAGATGGAAGAATTGTAAAAATTAGAGTTAATAAAAACAAAAATCAATCCCACCTTCTATACGCAGGCAAGCCAGTTAAGAATATTTCTGTAGGTGGGTATGTAAAGATTGTTAAAGGTTTTGTAAGTATTATTGGAAAGGTTGATGGAGAATTTATATCCGAAGAAAAATATTTTAATAGGAAGTATAACAAGGAAGAAACTAGAATAAGTAGAACATTACAAGTATCTCTCTTCGGTCATTTTGATAATGGCCGTTTCAAGCAAGGAATTAAGGAAATGCCTCTTATAGATAATGAATGTTATTTATTGAATAGAGATGAGTTTACTGCTCTCCACAAATTTTACAAAGGCAACGATAAAACAATAACAATTGGAAGTTTGACGGAAGAACCTTCGCAGAAGATTAAACTTGCGGTTAATAATCTTTTTGCTAGTCATATAGGAATCTTTGGCAACACAGGTAGCGGCAAGTCCAATACACTAGCAAGAATATACACCGAGTTGTTCAAAGAATACGAGGGTAATACTGGCTTTCAAAGTAAGTCAGATTTTATAATTATAGATTTCAATGGAGAGTATACAGGCGAGGAAATGATCACAAAAGAAAAAGTGGTTTATGAACTATCAACGGGTAGAGATGGGAGTAAAAAAAAGTATCCTATTTCGAAAGAAAACTTAAATAAAGCGGAGGTATTATCCGTTTTATTGGAAGCCACAGAAAAAACCCAGAAACCATTTCTGGATAGAGTTATAAGAAACGACTATTTGGATGACGATGAAAAGTTTAATAGCAGAATAATTTCCAATATAGAGGAAATTTGCAGAAGCATTATTGACAAAAAAGACAAAAACCTTAGGGAGGGAATTATTTTGGATTTATTTGGAAAAATCTCGAATCTAGTTTTGGACGAAGATAAAGAAAAAATCTCTGATTTACAGAAAGAAATAGAAAGCAACTTGCATTTTCATTCCGGCTCAACTGATTATTACTGGAGCACTACTGACACAAACAACTTTAATAACAATACTCCGATATACGATAATAAATTGAAAGCGGGAATTGATGCTTTAACTTTCAAGAAAGATGAATTTAGTAGGTTAAAGTTAAAAATTATTCTTAATTATTTTCGCGAGACAATTAAAGGATATTCCAATCAAGAACATATAGGGCCATTGATAGGCAGAATGTCTAGAAAATTCTATATGCTTGAAAAGTTGATTGAGATTAAAGATGACAATGAGGCAAAAAATTTGTCCGTGGTGTCTTTGAGGGAAGTAAATATTGAGATGAAAAAAATTATTCCGCTGATAATTTGTAAGCAACTATACGAAAGAAAAAAAGAATCGGACGACAAGAAATCCTTGCATGTTATTATTGATGAAGCTCACAATATACTGTCGTTAATGTCTCAAAGAGAAAGCGAGACTTGGAAGGACTACAGATTAGAAACATTCGAAGAAATAATAAAAGAAGGAAGAAAATTTGGTGTTTTTCTAACAATAGCAAGCCAGAGGCCATACGATATTTCGCCTACAATAATTTCTCAATTACATAACTACTTTATACACAGATTGATTAACGACAATGATATTAACGCCATTGAAAAGGCAGTAGCATATTTGGATAAGCTATCCTTCGAAACGATTTCATTTTTGTCTGTAGGTAGTTGTTTTATTGCGGGCTTGGCTTCTGATATTCCGGTAAAAGTTGATATTGATTTATTAGAGGAGAACAAACGACCAAAGAGTGGAACAGTTGATCTACAAGACGTTTGGGTAAGTATGTAAAGGGATTCTAGGGACAATCTTGAGAAAGATTGTTGTAGCGAACTGAATGCGATTTGGGGACGGGACTGGGGAAGGTTGTTATAACGGGCCAAATTGTGAGGACTTTTATTTACCAATCGCTTGGTATATAATGACATTATGTCACAGCAAACATTCTATTTTCGTTGCATTGCATATCAAGAAAAAGGCGGCTCTTTTACCGGAGTTTGTCTTGATTTGGATATAGTTGAGGAAGGACATGTTACTTTACAGGAGGCAATGTTAAGTATTAACGATGCCATTATTTCTCACATGGAGGCTACGGCAAAATTAGGTTTTCCCAAAGAGTTGGTTTTAAGACCTGCCTCAAGGGAATACTGGAGAAAACTCGAAGAGATTACAAGACCCAAGGCGCAAAAACTTCCCCTTGAAAACTTCCGCTTTTATTCTGTTCAATCTCCACAGCAAAATTTATCCTATGCCTAAATTTAAGCCTCTTAAGTACCGCGAGGTAATTAAAATTCTAAGAAATCTTGGTTTTCATCCCGAATCCACCAAAGCCACTTCCCATGAAACTTGGGTTGGTGAAAGATTAGGGAAGAAATATGCTGTAACAATATTTTTTCATGGGAGCAATATTGAGTTTAGGGATAAAACTCTTTCATCAATAATCAGACAATCCGGATTCTCAAAGGACGAATTTTACAAAGCTCTTAAAAAGTAACAGAACAGATTGGAGCTTTTAAAACAGTCCCTACTTCAGCAAGCTTTCGCAGGGCAAGCTGTCCTCCACGCCTCCTTTGCATGAAGTCTTCGACCCTGAGCTTAGACCGAAGGGCTACGAAAGGCCAATCAAATACTCTATAACGAAGATTAAATCATTCCAACATTCGTACGAAAATTAGATTGTTTTCAATCTCATGTTCTCAAGAACATCAGAAGGATGATTATGTACAAGATTCTATCAAATGATGACATATTGTGGGGATTACGGCGAGTAGGAAACGGTGATTTCTTTTTCGGTTGCTTTTCCAGCAAGATTAGTAACCACAACTTTTACTTTATTTTCTCCCTCTTTTAGTTTAAGGATATAAGAAAAGTTGTCCTCACTGTCAACAATTGCTATGAAATCATTAACTTTGACAGTGTTCTCAGGATCGGTTTTTCCTCTTACGGATATTTCCTGATCGGCTCTTGAGAAGGCCGCGCCGTCCTGTGGAAAGTCTACCTCAAGCTTTGGTTTGTCTTTTAAATATGAAATTTTATAGTCCTTGGAAAAGTCACTTTCTCGGGTCCCGATTATTATTCTAAGTTTAAATATATTTTCGCCGGGTTCAAGCTTCACATCTTTTATATTAAAATCAAGAGACTCATCAATCCGTGCCGATTTGTATTTTGATCCGTTAACAAACAACTCGACTTCCCCTTCGGGATAAAAAGATCTTCCGGTAACATTTATGAACTCGGAAGGTGTTGCTTGGGGTAGAGGGTCAAGTAGCGGGGGCTCAAGACTGCCATCTATTTTTATATTCGTAATTTGCTTTGATTTCCCGCTTATTAAATCTATCGCAGAGCCTACTGCTCCAATCAAATAAGGGCCAAAATTCAATGTGATAAAAATGAGCAAAACTATCCCTATGAGATATCCGTATAGTTGTTTCTTGCTTTGCTTTAGGGAACGCCGCTTGAGTCTTGAATCCATGTTTCTATTCAACTCTTGTTCTTTTTTTTACTCTTTGTGCTACCTTAAGCTCTAAAATTGACAGCCTCAAGTCCTTATCGGCAATTGTGAATTCCTTATTATCGAGCTTCTGCTTAAGTTTAAGTTCCGCTTCTCTTTTCCTCTCCTCAGCGCGGGCTATTTCAATACTTTCAGCCCGAACCGCATAATCGCTTAAAATATGAGCGGAGTTTTCTTTTATTTCAAGAAAACCGCCCGCGACAACTATGTGACTAATTTTGCTTTCTTTTTTGATTTCAATTTCGCCCTCCGATAGTTTTGTAAAAAGCGGCGCATGATTTGGAAGAATAGTGATTCTACCGGAATATGTTGGCAGCGAAACGCTGTCTACCTCATCCTTAAAAACTGTTCCCTGAGGGGATAAGATTTCAAGAGAGAAACTACTTTTGGACATTTTTGACAGCCTCCTCAATTGCGCCCTTCATAAAGAATGCCTGTTCCGGAAGCTTATCGTATTTCCCTTCAATTATTTCTTTAAAACCTTTAATAGTTTCCTCGATTTTAACATATCTGCCGGGAATCCCTGTAAACATTTCCGCTACAAACATGGGCTGCGTTAAAAACCTCTGAATCTTGCGGGCTCGTGAAACCGTTAGTTTATCCTCGTCGGAAAGCTCATCAATTCCGAGTATTGCTATAATATCCTGAAGGTCTTTGTATCTTTGCAGAATTTTCTTTACCTCTGAGGCTACCAGATAGTGATCCTTCCCAACAACATTGGGGTCAAGGAGTCTTGAGGATGATGTAAGAGGGTCTACTGCCGGATAAAGTCCCTGCTCGGCAATCGAGCGCTCGAGCGTTATGCTGGCGTCAAGGTGGCCGAAAATAGTCGCGGGAGCCGGATCCGTATAGTCATCCGCGGGAACAAAAATTGCCTGGACTGAAGTGATGGACCCCTTTTTCGTGGAAGTTATTCTTTCCTGGAGCATTCCGATATCCTGCGCCAGGTTAGGTTGATAGCCCACAGCCGAGGGCATTCGTCCCAAGAGAGCAGAAACCTCGGATCCTGCCTGTGCGTATCTAAATACATTATCAATAAACAAGAGAACATCCTCACTTTTTACATCTCGAAAATATTCCGCCATGGTCAAAGCGGTCAGTCCAATTCTCAATCTGTTTCCCGGCGGCTCATTCATCTGCCCAAATAACATTACGGTTTTGTCTAAAACATCCGCCTCCTTCATCTCAAGCCAAAGATCCGTTCCTTCACGAGTTCGTTCACCCACGCCTGCAAAAACAGAATGGCCTTTATGCACCATGGCAATATTTCTTATTAATTCTTTTACAATTACGGTTTTTCCGACTCCCGCTCCCCCAAAAATTCCAATTTTTCCTCCTTTTGTAAATGGCGCGATGAGGTCAATTACCTTAAGCCCTGTCTCAAGCATTTCAGGTGTTGTTGACTGATCCGAAAGTAGAGGAGCCGGCTTATGAATTGGTTCAAGTTTCGTTTTCTTTTCATTTATTTTACCGATGCCGTCAATGGTTTCACCTAATACATTAAAAATTCTGCCCAAGGTTTCTTTTCCGGTGGGAACCATGATTGGCGAAAAAGTTCTTGAAACTTCCTGCCCTCTTTTTAGACCATCCGCAGGTCCGAGAGCAAGAGTTCTGACTTCGTTATTTCCTATTTGAAATTCCGTTTCAAGAATAAGTTTTTTATTATTAAATTCGATCGCAAGCGCCTCAAAAATCTCGGGAGTTTCCTTTTGGAACAACACATCAATAACAGGTCCTTGGATTCTTATTATTTTTCCTTTACCTCTTCTGCTGTTATTTGATTTAGGCATAGCTAAATATTATTCGCAAGTGATAATAATTCATTTGTAATTCTTTCTTGGCGGGATTTATTATAAGAGAGCGTTAAATAATCAGCAATATCGAATGCATTGTTTTTAGCATTTTGCATAGCAATCATTCGCGCTCCCTGCTCGGAAGTAAAAGCCTCAATGATAGTTGAATAGAGCACAACCTCAAGATAATAAGGTAAAAGTTCAGACAAAATTCCTTGCGCTTGTGGCTCAAAAATGTATGGGAGGCAAACTTCTTCATGATGCGCTTGAATTGGCAATATGTCTTTTACCGCGGATTCTTGAGAAAAAATGGAGTTGAATTGAGAAAAAAGGATTTGGAATCCGGAAGGCTTATTATTCGCGTAGAAGTTGTCTATTGTTTCAATAATTTTAAAGACAATTGAGTAATCGGGTAGAGTAGTGCCCATATTAAAGTTCGCGATGACTTCTCCTTCAAGCTTGCGTGAGAATTGCTCAACCTTTTTCCCCAGAGTAATGATTTTTAAGTTTTTATTATCTAACTCAATTAACTTTTTAAAAAGATTGGTATTTAAGGATCCACAGAGCCCTTTATCGGAAGAAATGGCCAGAAGGATAGTTATGGGCGAATCAATTTGGTCTATATAGGGGTGGTCAAATTGTTCAAGATCCGCGTGTGTTAAGATAGTTCTTGTTAAATTAGTTATTTTCTCAGCGTATGGTCTATTGTTTTCAACTGCACCCTGTGCTTTTTTAATTTTTGACGCGGAAACCATTTCCATAGCGCGTGCTACTTGAGCTATATTTTGAGAAGTTTTAATTCTCCGTTTTAACAATTGCAGGTTTTGCGCCATTTTTATTTCAGCGTTTTCTTGAATTTATCAATTTCACTGCTCAGCTCTTCCAAGGTTTTATTGTCCATTTTTTCTCCACGAGACAAGGATTGAGTTAGTTTTTTATTTTTAACTTCTATGTAATTGTAAATTTTCTGCTCAAACTCCGATACTTTTTCAAGAGGTAAATCATCCAGAAGCCCGGCGGATGCGGCATATATGCTGACAACCTGGGCAGCTTCATCATAAGGTTGGTACTGAGACTGTTTTAAAACCTCCGAAATTCTTTTACCCCTGTCCAGCTGTTTTTGGGTTTCCACATCAAGATCACTACCAAATTGAGCAAAAGCGGCAAGGGATCTGAATTGAGCAAGCTCAAGCCTTAAGGGGCCTGAAACCTGCTTCATTATCTTAGTTTGCGCAGCTCCTCCCACGCGAGAAACCGATAGTCCGGCATTGATTGCCGGTCTAATTCCGCTGTTGAAAAGATCTGCTTCAAGAATAATTTGCCCATCGGTAATTGAAATCACATTGGTTGGAATATATGCGGCAACATCTCCCGCCTGAGTTTCTATGACGGGAAATGAAGTTATTGATCCTCCGCCTTTCTTCTCGGAAAGCCTGGCGGACCTTTCAAGTAATCTCGAATGAAGGTAAAATATGTCTCCGGGATATGCTTCTCTTCCGGCAGGCCGCCTCAAAAGGAGGGAGATTTGCCTGTATGCCCACGCGTGTTTTGATAAATCATCGTAAACTATCAGGACATCCTGCCCCCGATCCATAAAGTATTCACCAATTGCGGTAGCCGTAAAAGGAGCAAGATACTGCAGGGCCGGCGAGTCGGAAGCCGAGGCTACCACAACAATTGAATAATCCATTGCCCCCGCAGCCTCAAGAATAGCTACGATTCTTGCGATATTTCCTCTTTTCTGCCCTATTGCGCAATAAATACAAATTACTTGTTTTAATCCCAAGTCCCTTTTTTTCTGGTTTATGATTGAATCAATTGCGATAGCGGTTTTCCCCGTATTTCTATCTCCGATGATCAGCTCTCTCTGTCCTCGCCCGATTGGGATCATTGCATCAACGGCCTTGATCCCTGTTTTTAAAGGGGTGTCTACAGGTTGCCTTTCAATTACTCCAGGAGCAATTTTTTCTAAAGGGTACAATTTTCCGCCTGACTTTAGAGGTTTTCCATCAAGAGGTTCTTCAAGCGAATTTATGACTCTTCCAATTAAATTCTCCGAAACATTTACTCCCAAAATTCTTCCGGTTGTTTTGACTTTCATCCCCTCAACAAGCTCGGGGCTTTCAGATAGTAAAATAATTGAAGTTTGTTCCTCATCCAGATTAAAGACAAGTCCTCGCGTTCCGCCTTGAAATTCGACTTCTTCACCAAATCCTGCCTGAGAGAGTCCCGATGCGTTAACGATCCCATCCCCGATTGAGATAATACTTCCTTCATTGCTGGCCAGGGGAATAACGTCTATGGTTTGTATTCTTTTTTCAATTTCCTTCAGGAATTCTTGCATTCTTATATTGTTATTGCTCATATTTCAGACTTCAATTTATGCATTGTTTGATCTATGAAACCCTTTACGGTCAGATCAATAATTGTATCATTTATTACTACTTTTATTCCATCGCCAACGCGGTCTTTAACAAATATCACATTTTTTTCTCTATATTTTCTTTCAATAATCCTTCTTAGACCCGCGTTGAGTTTTGTGGCTGATAATATTCTGACCGTATCCTGATCCAATAATTTCTTAAGATACCTTAAATAAAAGATAAGGTTTTTTCTTGGCAATTTCCTAAGGACAAAATATGAAAGTTTTGGATCGATCACCTTAAGTCTTACTGTTAATTTTGCTAATTTTTTTAATTTTTCGTTAGTCATATTTTTCTAATTTTTCTATATTCCTCTCAAGGATTTTTTCCTTCTCCTGCTTTGTGAATAATTCATCAAGCACTCTTGCAAGAACTTTCTTTGACAATTCGAGGGAAATTTCACGGGCTTCACCTTTTGCTTTTTGAAACTCAAGATCAGCCATTTCTCTGGCTTCGCCAATCACTCGTTCCGCCGCGCTTTTAGCCGTTTGCATGAGTTCTTCCCTGAGTCCTTCGGCATTTTTTCTGGTTTCCAATATTATCTTTTCAGCTTCAAGTGTTGCCGATTTTATAATTTCATCTTTCTGCGCGTCAGCCTCATTCAAAGCTTTTTTGGCCGCTTCTGCCTCCTCAATCCCTTTTGCAATAGAATTCTGTCTGTCTTTTAAAACTTTTAATATGGGTTTATATAAAAATCTTTTAAAGACATAGAATAATATTAAAAAATTGATTATTTGAGCAACAAAAAAAACAGGCTCGAATCCAAAATTCTTTAAAATTTCCATATGAGATTATCCTACAAAAGCAAGAATTAGAGCATAGATTGCTATCGCTTCAGCAAAAGCCATAGCCAAAAGCATTGCAGGAAGTATTCTATTTGACGCATCCGGGTTTCTGCCTATCGCTTCCATCGCTTTTAATCCAATAAGACCAATCGCAAGAGCAGGAAAAGCTCCTCCCAGCGCAATAACTAAGCCACCACTTACCGATAATTCCATCAATGTTCACCTCCCTCTGAATGTGGTGTTATGAGTATTGTCATAAACACCATTGTTAACATGGAGAAAACAAGCGCTTGAACCAGCGCAACAATAGATTCTAACAAAAGAAAAGGTATTGGTGCAACAAAGGCAAAAAGAGAAGATATTGTATGCAGCACAACTTCTCCGGCATAAATATTTCCAAAAAGACGAAATGACAAAGAGATAACTTTTGTTACCTCGGATACGAGCTCAAGAATTCCGACAAAAAGAAAAATAGGATTCAATGAGAAAAATCTTTTAAGGTATGAGAAAATTCCATTATATTTAATACTTAAAATATGAGTCGCAACAAGTGAAATTATGGCCAAAGCAAATGTAGCATTGAAATCGGAAGTAACTGCCCGCAGAATTGGGATGAATACTTCTTTTCCATGCTCCTCTTGAAAAAACCCGATAGTCCCAAATCCCGGAAGAAGACCAATAATATTTGATGCGAAAATGAATATAAAGAAGCTTGCAAACCAGGGAAATATAACATCTACGAACTTACCCGATATCTGTTCTGTAAGGCTATAGAAATAAGAAATAACTGACTCTACTATGGTTTGAAGTTTTCCCGGAACGGGGGACAAGTCCGCTCTAATTTTATAGATTATTGATATGAGGACAAAATCAACAAGCAGGGTAGCAAGTATACTGTTAGTAACTTTTAACCCATTTATATTGAAAATAACTTCAGGTGCAATAGAAACTGCAGCCATAGGGACGATTCTATTTTATAGAAAGGGCAATTATTAGTCAACAACAATAAGCAGAAATTTAAGATTGAAGCTTCTCGAGGCTCTCAACAATTAAGACGGGTCTATCATCCTTAAAATCAATCTTGCCTTCGACTATTACTATAGAATCTTTAATTAAAAAATATTTAAACATATCAAATACTTTAGGAAAAACTACACATTCTATTGAATATCCAATGTTGTCCTCAAGAGTTAAAAAAGCCATCTCGCTGTTGTTTTTTCTTGTAAATATCTTCTTGACATTAGCAACCATTCCTCCAACCCTTATCTTTGACCCTTCTTTTTCCTCGGCCAAAGAAGATATTCTATGCGATGTCCTTTTAAAGAGGGTCTCAAGCTCCTGATTTAGAGGGTGGTCGGTCAGGAAAAATCCCAGAAGTTCTCTCTCAAACAATAACTTTTCTTTTTCTGAGAATTCATCCATGGCCAGATTTGTTTGTACTTCATAATAGGATTTCAAAGGTTTCGGATCATTATCAAAGAGCCCATATTGATTTCGGTCGCGATTTTTTTGCTCTTTTCCTATTTTTTCAACAATTTCCGGGTATGTTGCAAGGAGAGCTGCTCTTTTTCCAAACTCATCCATTGCTCCCGCCTTAATTAAGCTTTCTATTGTTTTTTTATTAACTTTTGAAAGATCCACTCTGACACATAAGTCCCCGAGGCTTTTGAAGGGACCGTTTTTCCTTGCTTCAAGAATTGAGGAAATTGCTGATGTCCCCACATTTTTAATTGCCGATAGCCCAAACCGGATTTTAGTTTTATCCTCAATACTAAATTCCGGCTCCGAGTAGTTAACAGAAGGGGGAAGGATTGTAAGATTAAGCCTTCTGCATTCGGCTATTGCCTGTGAAATTTTTTCGTTTCTCTGAGGTCCGGATGTGCCCCTGGATTCGGCAGTCAATAATGCCGTCATAAATTCGACAGGATAGTGTGCCTTAAGATATCCTGTCCGAAAAGCGATTGTTGCATAACATGCGGCATGGGCTTTGTTGAATCCGTATCCCGCAAACGGTTCAATAAGATCATAAAGCTCTTCGGCGCGGGTTTGAGTTAATCCGTTATCCTGGGCGCCTTTTATAAAAGTTTCTCTTTGTTTTTTCATTTCAGATGGTATTTTTTTCCCTACCGCTTTTCTTAGTTTGTCCGCGTCTAGCCAGGAATAACCCGCAATGGCCATGGCTGTTAAGAGCACATCATCTTGATAGGCAAGAATACCGTATGATTGGGATAAGACATCTTTGAGTCTTGGGTCCGGATATTTAATCAATTTCGGATTGTGTTTCCTTGCTATAAATTCGGGAATATTCTGCATGGGTCCGGGCCTGTAGAGAGCTACCATTGCCATCAGGTCAAAAATAGAGGTTGGGCGCAGTTCCTTTATGTACCTTCTCATCCCGGCCGACTCAAGTTGGAATATTCCCGTGGTTTCACCTGAGGATAATAAGGAATAAGTTTGAGGGTCGTCTACCGGGACTTCTGAAAGATTTACTTCCTTAAGCCTGTTTTGCTTTATAAATTTTAGAGTTTCTTCGATAATGGTCAAATTTCTCAATCCCAAAAAATCCATTTTAAGAAGACCCACTCCGTCTTCACCAACAGTGTACATGTCATATTGAGTAATGATTCTGTTGCCGGTAGTTTCCCGCTGAAGGGGCGTATAATCTGTAAGAGGTTTATCTGCGATTACAACACCCGCCGCGTGAACAGAGGCGTGCCGGGCGACGCCCTCAAGTTTTTGAGCTAAATTAATCAACCTTTTTGTTTCAGGTTCGGTGCGATAGGCGTGTGTCAAATCAGGGCTTTGAACTAACGCGTGTTCTATTGTCATTGCATGTCCTTGCCAGCCCGGGGGCATCATTTTAGCGATTCTGTCAGGAGCGGCATATGGCATTCCAAGAGCACGACCCGCATCTCTCACCGCCTGTCTTGCTTCCATAGTTCCAAAAGTAATAATCTGAGCCACCTTATCCTTTCCGTATTTTGAAGTAACATACTGGATTACCTCATCTCTTCTCGTGTCTGCGAAATCCAAATCAATATCCGGCGCGGATGGCCTAAAGGGATTAAGAAATCTTTCAAATGGGAGCTTGAAGAAAAATGGGTCTACATCCGTAATGTTTAATGCGTACGAAACAACAGATCCCGCGGCAGATCCTCTTCCCGGACCAACCGATATTCCGTTGTTTTTTGCCCAATTCGCAAAGTCTTGCACTATTAAAAAATAATCCTCATAACCCTTTTTAATGATAATCGAAAGTTCATATTCAACTCTTTCTTCAATTTCCGCAGTGATTTCCTTATAGCGTCTTCTGAGTCCTTGATACACCAGTTCCTTGAGGTATTCTGCTCCTGTTTTTTCTCCCGGGACTTCAAACATGGGCATTATCCACTGGCCCAACTCTAATTCCACATTGCATTCTTGGGCTATTTTTACGGAATTTTTTACCGCTTCCGGCAAGTCAATAAACATTGCTCTCATCTCAGACGGGGATTTTATGTAAAAGTCCGGAGAATCTATCATGGATATTTTTCTATTTGGGGTATCAATTGTTGTTTGAGTGCCTATGCAAAGCAATATCTCCTGGGCCTCTGCGTCCTCTTTCTTTATGTAGTGGTTGTCATTGGTTGCGACAATCGGAAGTGCGTGTTTCTTTGAGATCTCTATTAATTTCTGATTTAATTTTTCCTGATCATCTATGTTTGGGTGCCGTTGCAATTCCAGATAAAAATCCTCGCCGTAAATGTCCCGAAGCTTTAATGCTCTTTTTACGGCTTCTGCTTCATGTCCTGTCATTAACGGTTCGGATACATATCCGTTGAGGCAAGAAGACAAACAAATCAGCCCTTCCCGATACTCATCAAGCAGCTTTATATCTGTCCTCGGTTTGTAGTAAAAACCTTCAAGCTGGGAGATTGAGACTATCTTCATGAGATTTCTATACCCAGTAATGTTTTTGGCAAGCAATATCAGATGGTTATAATCTTTATCTTCTACCGTTCTTTCATGACGGGAACCCTGAGCAATATAGATCTCACAGCCGATAATTGGTTTGATCCCCGCTTCCTTGCAAATTTTGTAGAAATTGATGGCGCCGTATAACGCTCCATGATCGGTTATGGCAAGCGCGTCCATTCCCAGTTCCCGGGTCCGTTCCACCATTGGCTTTAGTTTGGAAAGACCATCGAGCAGCGAGTATTCCGAATGGTTGTGAAGGTGAACAAAATCTGCCATGTTATTATGAAACTCTTGCGATTACCGCGAAAGGTCTTTCTTGTTTTCTTATTTCCTCTTCAAGTGTTCCTCCCACGGTATTTAATAGTTCAATTGGGGTAGCACCAACTCTTTCGATTCTTATTGTCCCCTCGTGTTTCAAGATTGAAGGACTTTGATATTCTTCATCTATTGCCGGTTCCATTCTTGCTGCTATTTTCAGATCCGGGTTATCAGATACCAATTGAGATGTAATTTCTTCTAAAATATTAAATCGATCCATTGCCTGAGCTATTCTAGTTTCGTAATCGTTTCTTGTTTTTCCCGTCTCCACAACAACTCTAATATCTATATCTTTTCTTGGCAGTGGTTTTTCCAATATTCCTCCAACGACTATCATCCCCCCTCGTTGCTGTTTTTTTTTCATTTTTCTTTCGAAAGCTGTTGCCAGGGTAGTAATATTGTCTTGATCAGATTCATTAAGTTTTGATAAAAAAACCCCTCTGTCTACTTCCGGGGTGGTTTTCAAAGCACCTCCTGTTTCTTTTGCTGATATGTCCGCCATCAAGGTAAATATTACACTTATTTGAGGGCTTGTTCAATCTGTTCCTTAATTTTGTCTGTTGAAGACTTTGGGGGAAGAAGAGATTTAACTTTGCCGATCAAGAAACCTATGGCTTGGGTTTTTCCAGACTTATAATCTTCCACTGCTTTCGGATTCTCTAAGATTACCTGTTCGATTGCTTTTCGTAGCTCCTCTGATCCAACGCTTATTACTTGGGCTGTTGTAAGAATGAGCTCCACTAATTCAGAGGGGGCAGTTTCTTTTATATTTAGTTTTTTGTTAATTATGTAATTTGCGATTTGTTTTGGGGCAACATTATGGGCTTTTCCTGTACGAACAGCTTCTTCAAAATAATCCGCGAGCGCAAGTTCCCGCGTTAAAATTTCCGCATCATACGGTGTTAGCTTGTATTCAGTTTGGAACCTTTTGAGTTTTTGATCCGGCAATTCTCCTATTTGATCTTTGATTTTTGATATTTGATATTGAGCAAAGCGAATAGGTGGAATATCGGGCTCGGGAAAATACCTATAGTCATGTGCTTCTTCTTTCGTCCTTTGAGAAACTGTTTTGCCGGATCTTTCATCCCATCCTCTTGTTTCCTGAACGGGAGTTTCTCCTTTTTCAAGAAGCTCTGCCTGTCTTTCTATTTCATAATTGATTGCTTTTTCTACAAACCTGAAAGAATTAATATTTTTTATTTCGACTTTATAGGATGGTAATTCGCTATTCGCTATTCGCTTGTCGTGATTTCGACTTGCGACGTGCGAATCACGACGAGCCAATGATATGTTGGGTTCAAGTCTCATTTCCCCTTTTTCCATATCGGCATTAGAAACGCCAAGGTATCGAACTATTTGCTGAAGTTTCTGAAGATATTCCTTTACATCTGCCGCATTATCAAAATCAGGTTCGGTGACAATTTCCACGAGTGGTACTCCGGACCTATTAAAATCAATAAAGCTGGATCTTTGATCTTTGATCTTTGATCTTTGATCTGCAAGCTCATGTATGAGCTTGCCCGTGTCTTCCTCCATGTGTACCCTTCTAATCCTGATTCGCTTTTCGCTCTTCGCTTTTCGCTCTTCGCTATCACGACTTGCGACTTGCGACACGCGACTTGCCGAGAGATCTACGTAGCCATCTATCCCGAACGGTTCATCATATTGAGAAATTTGGTAACCTTTCGGGAGATCAGGGTAAAAGTAATTTTTCCTGTCGAATTTAGAAAATAATGGAATTTCGCAGTTGAGCGCAAGTCCGATCATAGCACACCAATCAATTGCCTTTTTATTGGGGACAGGAAGCGCCCCGGGGAGACCAAGGCAAACAAGGCAAGTATGGGTATTTGGTTTTTGCCCAAAATAGTCGGCGGAACACCGACAAAACATTTTTGATTCTGTCTTTAGCTCAACATGGGTCTCTAGTCCAATTACTGGTTGATATTTCATATATCAAGTATCTTCCTTTCCTGAGTTTGCTCGAACGCATGTCCGATCTGAAATAGCAATTTTTCTGAAAACTGGGGCCCCAAGATTTGAAATCCTGCTGGTAAGCCGTTTATAAAACCTGACGGAACGGAAAGTCCCGGAATTCCGGCCAGGTTTGCGGTAGTTGTAAAAATATCAGACAGATACATCCTTAGGGGATTATCAAGTTTCTCACCCAATTTCCATGGGGGAGTAGGGGAGACCGGAGCAATTATTGCGTCGACTCCGCCAGCCGGCGGATTGAAGACTTGCTCAAAATCTCTCTTGATTAATGTTCGTACCTGCATTGCTTTTTTATAATAAGCTTCATAATATCCTGCCGAAAGAGTAAAGGTTCCAAGTATTATTCTGCGTACTGCTTCATCTCCAAAATACGATCTATCATTTCCAAATCTTATTCCGTCATATCGAGCCAAATTTGAAGAGACCTCCGAGGGCTGAATTATATAATAGCAAGCGACAGCATATTTTGTATGAGGAAGTGAAATCTCAATAATTTCTGCTCCCAGCTCCTCAATTTGCCTAAGAGCGTTATCAAAATTTTCTTTTATTTTCTTATCTATACCCATTGCGAGATACTCTTTGGGAATTCCAATTTTCAGCCCTCTTATGCCTTTATGTAAGTCTTTTGTATAATCCGGAAGTTCTTTATTTGTAGTTGTTGCGTCAAAAGGGTCATTTCCTGCCGTTATATTCAAAAAAAGAGCGGAGTCCTCAACTGTTTTTGTGAAGTGGCCGATTGAATCGAGAGACGAGGCCATCGCAATTATTCCATAACGCGACACAAGACCATATGTGGGTTTAAGACCTACAGTGTTTGTGAATGATGCGGGAAGTCGAATTGATCCACCCGCGTCTGTCCCTGTTGCTGCAGCGCACAAATTTGCCGCTACAGCCGCCGCAGAGCCGCTGCTTGAGCCTCCGGGTACATAATATTCTCTATCCCAAGGGTTTTTGGTTGGCCCGAAATCGGAATTTTCGCCGCTTGAACCATGAGCCCAAGCATCAAGGTTTGTTTTTCCAAGAATAACCGCTCCCGCTTCCTTAAGCTTTCGAACTACTGTTGCGTCGTATTGCGGAATGTAATCTCGAAGAACATTTGAAGCCGCAGTAGTCCGTAACCCCTTAGTCATATATATATCTTTCAAAGCAATCGGAATTCCAAGAAGAGGTAATTCCTGATTGTTTGAACGAAGTTCGTCTGCCTTTCTTGCCTCATCAAGCGCAAGCTCGCTTACTGTTATAAATGCGTTAATCTCCGGGTTTAATTTTTCAATTTGTTCAAGACATGAGCTTGTTAGTTCCACCGAGGAACACTTTTTTTTGTTTAAATATTCGTACGATTGTTTGATTGTTAAATTATTTAAATTATTCATTTTCTAATATTCCGGGGACTTTAAACAATCCATTATGTTGTGATTTTGTTTGCGAAAGTGCTTCTTCTTGAGAAAGAGACGGTGCGGCTTTGTCTTCCCGAATTACATTTTCAAGTCCTGTGACTTGTGATGTAATTTCTACATCTTTTATGTTTACTTCCTTGAGTTTGTCAAAATAGGAAAGGATTTCCTCAAGCTGTTTTTCAAATTTCGGAAGTTCTTCATCGTCTAGTTCAAGATTTGCCAGTTTTGCAACCCTTTTTACATCAATCTTCATAGTTTAATTATATGAACGAGGCTCTTGAATAACAAGTAGACATTACTTAATTTTTTCGATGATTGCTTCTCTTGCTTTTTGTTCCATTGAATCATCCAGGGGTTCGAGATGGAATTTTTTGCCGTATTTTTCCTCAAATGCCAATGCCAGTAATAAATCTGTAAGTTCGGGGTTTTTTGGCAAGATTGGCCCATGAAGATATGATCCTATTGCATTTTTATAATGGATTCCTTCGGTTTGGTCCTCTCCGTTATTGCCATGTCCTTTGATAACTTTTGCAAATGCCTGGTTTTTATCTGAAAGATATGTTCTTCCTCCGTGGTTTTCAAAA